>Ga0155853_104_pt1 | contig 21457 bp, 22 predicted proteins | sample RifCSPlowO2_01_FD_107507 | JGI IMG/M metagenome (GOLD analysis project Ga0155853, IMG submission 107507) | Candidatus Nomurabacteria bacterium RIFCSPLOWO2_01_FULL_37_49
TTGGCGCGACGGAATCATTAGCATTACCACATTAGTCGAGCGTGGTGGATAATTTTGAAAAATGAGGAACGTGGAGCGTACACTTAACTCTCTTTGTTTTCAAAATAAGTTCGTGCAAAGTTCATTAATACACCACAATTCCGAATTTGAAGAAAGATTGACTGCTATATTGAGATTATTCAATAATTCAAGAATCGTATCAATACATCAAAAAAGATTATGCCAAAGATTGATGCAAAAAAGTCGGAGATGAAGGGCGGTTATCTGATCAAATACCATGCTAATGGGGTGATTTGGTCAAAGGGCAAGATAAAAGATGGTCAACCGAATGGTTATTGGGAATGGTATCGGAACGACGGCAAGCTCAAACGTTCTGGCTACTGGGAAAAGGGCCAACCGACTGGTGAGTGGACGACCTACAAGAACGGTAAACCCTACAAAATAACGAAGATGAAAGCTAAAAAATAAGTGTATGAAAAATGAAATTGCCGCTGGTGTAGTACATATAGTGCCGGCGGACATGGAAAAAGTGTTGACTTCTGACGCGCAAATACTTGCCAAGTGGAACGGCCTTACGCCGATCCAACGAAACGAATGGATTTGCTGGACTACCATCGTCAAAAAGCCGGGAACGAGAGCCGAGCATATCGAGCGTATGGTTACAGAGTTAAAAGAAGGTGAACGGCAACCCTGCTGCTGGCCCGGTTGTCCTCACCGCTGACCAAAGGCGAAAAAATGGTTTAAAAATTAGTTGTGGCGAAATTGCATAAAAAATTGTCGCCAAACGTTATGCATTCCAATGGAACGATATGGTAAAATAAGGCTATGGTTGACGTAACAACACAAATAATTATCAAGCGTCCGCAGAGCAGAGTTTTTGAATATGCTTCTAATCCGGATAATGCCCCCGAGTGGTATGTGAATATCAAATCCGTGGAGTGGAGAACGCAAAAGATATTAGCCGTTGGATCAAAAATTGCTTTCAAGGCCAAGTTTCTCGGACGGCAACTTGAGTACGTTTATGAAATTGTTGATTTTGTTTCTGGGCAGAAACTTGTCATGCGAACAGCCGACGGGCCATTCTTAATGGAAACAACTTACATCTGGGAAGCGGTTAATGAGAACACGACCCACATGACTCTGCGTAATCGTGGCAACCCCACAGGATTCTCTAAATTATTCGCTCCATTTATGGCCTTGGCAATGAAAAAAGCAAACCAAAAAGATTTGAGAAAACTTAAAGAAACATTGGAAAAGTGACCACGTATAGATTTTAGTAATTTACCGCCCCTCCTTCGCATAAAGCTACGGAAGGGCAAAGCAAAGAAAAACTTGCTGCACCCGCCATAGCTCGAAGAGCGACGGCGGGAAATCGTCCTTTCCGCTCCAGCCCAAGGGATTAGTCCTCGCAATTGATAGGTGATATGCGTGATATACTATCATTATGATTATGAAAAAAAGAATTATTATCTACTCTTTTCTCGCGATACTCTTCGGTGTGTTTATAGTTGTGTATGGCGGTATTGACGATAGTCCTGGAGGACAGCTACTTGGACTCATCGCAGTTATTGCTGGCATCGTGGGTGTGGTAAAGAGTAGGAAGAAAAATTAGCGGATTTGAGAATGTGCCGCACACGAACACAACCAAAATTGCTCCCTCTAGTGCACTATACGGAAAAGGGCTTATTTAGAAGTTCCGGCTTTCGCCGAGAAGATTTATTAGAATTTCCTGTATCCACATATAACGATAAATACATATTGACAAACGATAAGCATTAGATTAATATGTAAATATTATTAACTAAAAATTATCTATGAAAAAAAGCTCAATAATTTTTCTTCAGGTAGTCATTGTGCTCATCGGCGTTGGCGCTCTTGCCCTTATTCTTCGGTTTCCCTTGACCGAGGGGAGAGCTGTAAACTTAGACCTGTTCAGTATTTACTCCGATCCGTTCATCTTGTATGGGTACTTAGCGTCTATCGCATTTTTTGTTGCGCTGTATCAAACATTTAAATTGCTCGGATATATCGGGCAAAATAAAGTATTCTCACTAAACTCTGTAAAGGCTTTAAGAACTATAAAATATTGTGCATTCGTACTGAGCATTTTAATTGTGATGGCAATGCTATACATAATGATGTCTCATGGCGATGACGATGCGGCGGGGGCTATTGCCATGGGTATTGTGATGATTTTTCTCTCCGCCGTCATCGCCACTGTGGCGGCGGTGTTTGAAAGAACTTTACAAGGTGCCGTCGATATAAAGTCCGAGAACGATTTAACCGTTTAACGCCATGGCAATCATCATTAACATCGACGTTATGTTGGCGAAAAGAAAAATGAGCGTCACCAAGCTTGCCGAAAAAGTCGGTATCACAATGACCAACATTTCGGTCTTGAAAAACGGCAAAGCAAAAGCGATCCGACTATCAACATTAGAGGCGATTTGCAAAGCGTTGGAGTGCCAACCTGGAGATATTTTGGAATACAAGTAGAACTGGATTCTGTAGAGGCGAAGTCGGGGGTTCTGCTAGAAATGGGTTCGGACTTTTTCAAACAAACACCACCAAAAGATAATTTAACGGTTTTTTTCATTTTTCCCAAGTGCCATAATAATCTTAATGACAGTGTCGGAATTAAGCGACATACTCTCTATCCCCTCATCTACAAGGAATTGCGCAAATTCTGGATAGTCCGACGGAGCTTGACCACAAATACCAATATATTTTCCTTTTTCTTTACATTTGTGAATTATTTCAGCTACGAGCTTCTTTACTGACGGATTATTTTCATTTGCGATATGAGTAACTATCCCAGAATCACGATCTAGTCCTAAAGTAAGTTGAGTTAAATCATTAGACCCAATAGACATACCATCAAAAATATCTAAAAATTCATCAGCGAGAAGAATGTTTGAAGGTATCTCACACATTACATAAACTTTAAGTTTATTATCTTTTAGTCTATCTAGTCCGTATTCTTTCATTACTTCTATAACTTTCTTTCCCTCTTCTGGCGTTCGGCAAAATGGAATCATGGGAATAATATTTGTAAGTCCCATATCTTCTCGTACTATTTTCATAGCTTTACATTCAAGACTAAAAGCTTCTTTGAATTTTGGATCATAATAGCGAGAAGCTCCACGCCAACCCAACATAGGATTTTCTTCGTGAAGTTCATAAATTTCACCTCCCATCAAAGTACGATATTCATTTGTTTTAAAATCAGAAAAACGAATGATAACATCCTTTGGATAAAAAGTAGCACCAATTTTTGCAATACCCAATGCAAGTTCATCTATATAAAACTGAGTTTTATCTTTATATAGTGGTGTTAAACTATCAATCTCTTGAAGTAATTTTTGTATATAGGGAGTCTTTTTGCCTAATCTTAATTTTTTATAATCAATCAAAGCATTGGGATGAAGACGAATATGTGAAGCGATAATAAATTCTAACCTCCCTAAACCAACCCCTTCTACAGGTAAATTATAATTCTTAAATGCTTCATCTGGAGAACCAATATTTACCATAATTTTTGTATTTACCTTTGGTATTGTGTCTAAAAGATGTTCTTGTATTTTAAATGGAAGAATGCCAGCATACACATTGCCAACTTGACCTGGCGAGCAATCTACTGTCACTTCTTGTCTATTTTTTAATATTTTAGTAGCATGACTTGAACCTACAATACAAGGAATACCAAGCTCGCGTGATACAATAGCAGCATGAGATGTACGCCCGCCCTTGTCTGTCACAATTGCACTTGCAATTTTCATTATTGGTTCCCAGTCCGGGTCTGTTATTTCCGTTACTAATACTTCCCCTTTTTTAAATAAAGAAATATTTTTTGCACTAGATAAAACACGCACTCTTCCACTTCCAATTTTTGAACCAACTGCTATTCCACTCACCAACACTTTGCTTGTTTTTTGTAATTGATATTCTTTTAAAACGTTTTTGTCCTCTCCTGAACGAACTGTCTCAGGGCGCGCTTGGACAATAAATAATTCACCGGTCTTCCCGTCTTTGGCCCATTCAATATCCATGGGTTGATAATGATTGTGTTTTTTTGAAAAATATTTTTCAATTTGGAGACACCATTTTGCCAATTTTATAGCTTCTTCATTTGTAATACAAAATTTTTGTTGATCTTGTAATGAAACTTTTGCTTCTTTTGTACCATTTTTAGCATATATAAGTTTTATATTTTTCTGACCGATATTTTTGCCGATAATGGGATTTTTAATATTATTTTCTAAACTTGGCTTGAAAACTATAAATTCATCGGGAATGACCTTACCTTGCACAATAAATTCTCCAAGACCATAGATACCATCTATAACGATAACTTTATCGAAACCTGTCTCTGTGTCAATGGTAAAGGCCACACCCGAAGAAGAAACATCAGAACGTATCATCCGTTGTATGCCTACTGATAGAGCAGCATCAAAATGTGAAAAACCTTGATCTGCTCGATATGAAATAGCCCGATCTGTAAAGAGCGAGGCAATACATTTTTTTGTTGCTATAAGTACGTTTTCTATACCTCTTATGTTAAGATAAGTTTCCTGCTGACCCGCAAAAGAAGCTCCCGGGAGATCTTCGGCAGTAGCTGAAGATCGCACAGCGACATCAACATCTTTACCATATTTATTCTCTAAATCTGAATAGGACTTTATAATCGCATCTTGCAAATCTTGAGGCAAAGTAGATTTCAAAATTATTTCACGAACTTTTTTGCCACGAACTTGAAGATTGTGAATATCCCTTGTATTAAGATCGGAGAGAATTTCTTTTATGTTTTTATCTAAACCAGTATTTTTAAAAAAATGTCGATAGGCGTCAGCAGTCAGAGCAAAGCCATCCGGTATATTTACTCCAAGCGGCACAAGATTAGAATACATTTCTCCAAGTGCAGCATTTTTACCTCCTACCCTAGGAACATCAACAATGCCTACTTCACTATACCATTTTATAAAATCTTGTTTTTTTTCTTCTATCATAAATAGTTAATATTATACATAACAGGATCAATTATAGCTTTGATATTTCTATCAATCTCTTATACTTTAGCATTCTTTCAGCTTTTTGTGGAGCACCAGCTTTTAACCCAAAACAACCAAAAGCATAAGCAAGATCAACAATAAAATCATCATTTGTTTCCCCGCTCCTGTGACTAACAATCAGTTCAATATTATTTTCCCTGGCTAATTTCATAGTTTCAAGAGTTTCAGACAGGGTGCCGATCTGATTCGGTTTTATAATCATCGCATTTATACTTCCTTTTTCTATGGCTTCCTTAAGAAGCAAAACATTGGTCACAGTTAAATCATCTCCAACAGTAAAAAAACTTTTATGATTTTCTTTTAAATTTTTAAAACTTTCAAAATCCTCTTCTTCAAATGGATCTTCAATGGAAAGTAAGTTAAATTCAGAAATTAAAGAATTATAAATATTCATTAATCCTTCTTTTGAAATATTTTGTCCATTAATCCCTCGATTATTCTCGGGGTCTACGATTTTATACATTCCATTTTCAAAAAAAGATGAAGCTGCGACATCCATAGCAAGTCGAACTTTGTTTTGTAAATTATTTTGTTTTATGGTTTCACTTAAATATAAAAGGGGCTTTCTTATATCACTTATTTTCGGAGCAAAACCTCCTTCAAATCCTAAAACAACGGATTCTTTGCCTAATTCTTTTATTATTATTTCTTTTAGAGTATTTTGTATTTTAATTCCAATATCAACCGCCTCCGTAACATTTTCTGTGTCAGGTACAACAAGATATTCCTGAAACGCGATATTATTCTCCGTGTGTTTCCCCCCCTCTATTAAATTCATAAAAAGATATGGGGTTCGTCTGGATGTTTTTCCCCGCCCACTGGAACGGGGTAAAATTTCAGCTAAAGTTCTTAAATATTCAAAAGTCTCTAGGCCAGAAACTTTTGCTGCTACTTTTACACAAGCAATACTAACTCCGATCATGGAATTGCCACCTAAATTATTTTTATTTGATGTTCCATCGAGTTCAATCATAATTCTATCTATTCCCTTTTGGTCAAAGATATTTTTGCCAACCAAAGCTGGCGTAATAATTTCATCTACTTTCCTAATCACTTCCTTTGTTTCTAAAACATACATTTCATGCGCGCCAGTACTTGCCCCAGATGGCACAGAAAAGCTATCTGACACATCACCTACAGAAACTGTCACCTTTATCGTTGGATTTTCTCGTGAATCTTTTATTTCTTCGGCTCTGATTTTAGTAATTTTAGTCATTTTTAGTCAATAGAATCATTAAGTCAGAGACATTTGCACCAGTGAAACCAGTGATAATCGTATCGCCAGTTTTTTTAAAAAAATTATAAGAATCAAAACGATTTAAGTAATCATCAACATCCAAACTTAATTTTTCTGCTTTTTCTATTGTATTTTTATCTACTATTGCTCCTGCCACATCGCTGTTATCCATGCCATCTGAAGCAAATGAGATGAAAACAGAATTCTGAAAATCTTCCTTGTCTATAAGTTTTCTTTTAATTACAGAAAGTCCCATATGGAGATTTCTCCCTCCCTTACCTCCATTTTTTGGAACTGCAATACGGGGTTCGCCTGCAGCTAGAAAAACAGAGCCAGCAAATGATTTTCTCGGGTCCTCGGTTCCCTGGGTCCTTCCCCCAGCCAGACCACTCAAAAATTCTTTGCTGTCTCTGTTTTTTATTAAAAATATTTTTTCAAGCGCATTATCAACTTCATCATATAAAATAGTTGAAATAATTTTTACACCTAAGTTAAATGCTTGGGCTTTTTTCGCCATCGCTTCCACGGCAGTTTTATTTGAAATAAGAGCAAAATTATGTACTTTCTCAAAATATTTATCTTCTTTGGGTGTTTCAATTAAATCAAACTCTCCTAAATTATTTTCTGTAATAATTTTATTAGCATCAGCTATAGTAGTTTTATCTTTATAGGTTGGACCGGAAGCAACATTTTCAAAAGCATCCCCCGGAATATCAGAAAAAACTAATCCGATAATTGTTGCTGGAAAGGCAATTTTTGCTAAACCTCCACCCTTAAAAAGGGATAGATGTTTTCTAACTGTATTGATTTCAGTTATTGTTTTTCCAGATTTTAAAAATGAATCGTAAAGTTTTATTCCTTGTCTAAATTCACTTTCCGGATAGCAAAGAAGAGCCGAACCTCCACCAGAAACAAGAACAATTATTAAATCGTACTCATTTGAATCTTTAATTATTTCATATATCCTTTCCCCAGCAACAACATTCATCTCACTTGGCCTTGGATGAGTACCTGTAAGCATTTCAATATAAATGCAAGTTGTTTTATTTAGATCAACAACAGCCCCTTCGTTGATTTTTGATCCAAATATGGCTTCGAGCGCACTTGCTGCTTCACATGACGCCTTACCGAAACCAACTACTTTTATCTTTTTAAATTTATTCAAATCAAACTTTTGATCTTTTACAAACAGGATATTATTTTCAAGTTTAATTGAACTAGCAACCACATCTTTTGTATTGATCGCCTCAAGACCCGCTTCGGCAATTTCAAGTATCAACCGGCGGTTTTCTGTCGTCACTAGGTTGTCAAAATTTTTTATCCATTTTGAGATCATAATTTATTTAACCAAATTTTGAGGATTACTTAGAGTAAAACTTTTAATATTTTCGGCAGTTATTTTTAAAATTTCAGCTACTGCCTCACGAGTATAAAAAGCGATATGCGGTGTGACAATAACATTTGGCATCCCCATGAGCATACGGTCTCCTAAAAGAGTTTTGGAATCATCCGCGTATCCATTGTCACGTGCCAAAAATTCTATTTCTTCTTTTAATTTTCTCTCGCCTTCCAGTACATCGAGCCCCGCTCCAGCGACAATTCCCTCTTTGAGTCCCCAAATAAGTGCCTCTGTATCAACCAGCTCTCCGCGTGCGGTATTAATAAGATAAGCGCCTTTTTTAAAAAGTTTTATGTTGTCTTTGTTTATTAGATGATGCGTATCTTTATTGTATGGAGTATGTAAGGTAATGATATCTGAATCCGCCAAAACATCATTAAACGATACATATTGAAAAGCATTTTCCTCCGCAAATTTATTATCCGGCAAAAGATCAAAGGCAATTACTTTCATATTAAAACCTTTCGCAATTTTTATCACATTTTTGCCGATTTTACCTGTACCAACGACGCCGAGAGTTTTTCCAAAAAGATCAAATCCCCTAAAATTTGAAAAATCCCAGCCTGAGATTCGTCCCCGCTTACCCGATTTGGCAGACGTGGCGCCTTGGACGGAAAGAGTAGCTTCTTTGCGTATCTGCCTGTTTGCATCCGATACTTTTCTGGATATATCCAACATGAGCGCGAAACTAAATTCAGCGACAGTATTCGAGCCGTAAGCCGGAACATTGGAAACTTTTATTTCTTTGTTTTTGCAATATCCGACATCAATATGATCGTAGCCAGTCGAACGGGTAGCTATAAATTTCAAGCCTGGTAAAATGTCAATTACATTTTTATTGATCACAGAATTAATAAAGACCGAAACAACTTCTGCATCCTTGGCCAAATACGCGTTTTCTTCGTTGAGTTTCTCTTCATAAAAAGAAGTGTCAAAAACCGAACCGGAAAGGAAATCGGCGAGAACGGCTTGCTCTACTTTCGGTACTTCAAAAAAGACGATTTTCGTAGGATTCATTCACTTAATTATAACACAAAAAAGTTACTAAAGAAGTGTGATGTCTAATCTATTTTTTAAGTTTATTTAAAAACTTATGCGCTATTATTGTATAGCAAAGTTGCGCAGCGCCGTACTCGGTCAGAATGGAATCACGCATGGGAGAAACTTCTACAATATCGGCACCGATTAAGTGCTTGGCATCGATAACACGCTCGATGAGTTCTATGCCATACCACCATTCGAGTCCTCCTTGCACAGCTGTGCCAGTGCCGGGCATATGAGCCGGATCAAAACCATCTACATCTATTGTAATGTGGACATATTTTGTTTTGATTGATTCTAAAATTTCAGCAATACTCGGTACTTTTTTACTATTGCCCCATTCAAAAACCTTTATATTATTTTTTGGATCAGTAAAATATTTATACTCGTCTTTATAATATGTACGAATACCAACCTGGACAAGATTGTAACCCAATTCATGTGCCCTACGCATCACACAAGAATGCGCCAGATTTGAAGAATCCTCATTGTAATCAGCGTCACTATCACGTAGATCGCAATGCGCGTCTATGTGTAAAATAGTCACATTTTTTGGATTGTATTTTTTGGAAAGTGCTTGAAAAAATCCAAGTGATACCGAATGTTCCCCACCGAGTAAAAACACGAATTTATTTTTATCCAAAATTTTTCCAGTTTCAGTTCTGATTTTCGCAATAGCTTTTGCGGGTGATAATGTTTTAATGTCATCTAAATTTTTCTGTCCGATTTTTATCTTATCACAGGGCTCTATCTTGTACGTACGGTCAAAAAGCTCAAGCTTTGAATCAAGCATCTTCATGACGGCTTGCGGTCCGTTCACTGTACCCTTATGACTTGAAGCTGTCTTCTCATACGGAGCTCCGATGATAACTACATCCGCTTCATTATTATTTTTTGCGCTAAAGATTGAATCTATCATTTTAGTTTGAAATAAAATTAACAATTTTCTCCCATGGAATCGACACAAGTAGTGTGCCAGTAACCACCAGAAGAAGTCCGAGTCCTGCTTGAAATGTAATACCTTCGGTAAGAACAACGACTGCCAAGATCGCAGTAAAGACTAAAGAGAGCTTGTCAATCACTGTCACCGCTACGGTCGGACCAACAGACAAAGCTTGATAAAAAAATATCCAGGATAAAGCTCCTCCTAGGCCGGACAAAATTACAAAACTCCACTGCCTACCCGAAAGCCCACTTAATGCCGTCATAGACAATTTACCAAAAGATAGCGCTGCAACAGAAACAATGAGCGCCATTACAATACCTCTCACAGCAGTAAGTAAATTAGCATCAATACCTTTTAAACCAAGCTTGGCAAAGATGGTCCCAACACTTGCCATAATTGCTCCCAATAATGCGTAAATAATATACATAAATAAAAGGTATTAAACCTTTTGATACGACGTCGACTCGGACGTCGTGAACGAGAGTACTCGTTCACACGCTCCTTGCTCGTCGTAATAAAGTATAACAAATTATAAATAAATTAAAAACAGCTTAAATTAAATACGGTCCCGAGCGCATATGTGCGTCGGGACCGTTGGAAGATGTTCCTGATTTCCGGTCAGGCACCGGCTCTGGGACGTTTTATGTCCCAAAAAATTCCAAGTGGCTCCCCAGCACAGAGAATCCACTTTCCGAGGTCGAGGTGGTACCACTTCCACCCCAGAAAAGCGCTGTCCGCTTTGGCGTGGTGGTAGAAATGGTATCCTTCACCGATTACAGACGGCGCAGCACATACAACTGGATTATTTCTGGCATTGCCAGGAGCTTTGAAGCGTTTATCTATGGAACCATAGAGATGGCAAATGGAATTCACGCTCCAAGTGAGATGCAAGTGTAACAGCACCCCGAGAAACCCGCCAAGAAGGAGTCCATCCATACCCGCAAAGTAAAACGGAAGAATAAACCCAGATAAAGCAGCCACAGGGTATATCCACCTATTCCACTTCAGGAGACGGACATTATTCTCCTTGAAAATCATCCCGAAGTTCTCGTTGGGACGCTTAACGTCGAAACACATCCACGCTATGTGTGCCCAAAGGAAACCCCTCCACCCCGGATACCTGTATGGACTGTGTGGATCCAACGGTCCCTCTGTATCCCAATGATGTTGCATGTGGTCCAGTATCCAGGCAAGAATAGTCCCCTGGACCGCAAGACCAGCCAAAAATGAAAGTACCAGCTTCGTCCCGAAGTGGCACTTAAATGCTAGGTGGGTTAAAAGTCTGTGATACCCCAGCGAGATACCGACCTGCCGAAGAGTGTGCAACACAAAGAACCACATCCATGCTTTTATACTGAAGCCTGGGTGGAAAGCCCCGCCCAAGGCACTCCAGAATGAGGGAATGTGCTGAGGATCAAAATCCTTGAATGCCTGCAGTATGGCTCTGGGATGCCACGAGAAATTGACAAATGCATACCAGAGGGCGTACACCATCATGACATGCATTAAAACTAGAACAGAAAAAAGAACTGGGCGAAACTTACCCTTTGTCATGAGTGTTCGCCTCCTTTCATTTTTAATTATATAAATAAAACAATAAAACTACTAATTTTACAAAACAAAACCCCGCCCAAGATAAATCGAGAGCGGGGTTTTGCGGCACTTATGTTGTTCACGATTAATGCAAGATAACGTCAGAATTACCTCACACTCACAGGGGTAGTATAGCATACTTTGGAAAAGAACGCAAGTATGCTATACTATCCGAGGCAGGTGTTGGATAGCTACTCTCCTTTTGGAGAGAGGAAAGTCCGAACACTACTCTAGCTTCGGCTAGAGAGAATGGTAGCGGGTAACACCCGTATGCAGTGATGTATAGGTGCGAGCAGAGACGTCTTGATTCGAAAGATTCAGGATACCCAGAGATGGGTAAGTCTTCATATAAACTTGGGGCCAAAAGTTCTGAGCGAAGTCGAAGAATGAAACGGCTAAATCCTTACCTTAGTGCAAGATCGTGTCCTTCTTCGTTTTTTGCGAATCAGGAAGAATCGCTTGAGTTCTGCAGTAATGCTGAACCTAGACAAATTGCTATCTCCCAATTTTGTCCACCTATGGTGGACAAAATTGGGACAGAATTCGGCTTATAGACACCTGCAAAAAAAATGAGAGTCCCCCGCCAAAAGTGGGGGATTTTCTTTAGAAGAATTAATATTTAAACTCTACTTTATCCCCTTCTTTTAAATTATTTTTTGACGAGAGTCCAGAGACAATTTCTAGAACATACTTCGAATCCGCCGTCGGACCGTAACTCTCTGGGAATGATTCCGGTCGAGCATTCTTTTTTATATAAATTATTTCTTTATTCTCGCCGATCCAAATCATGTCTATGGGAAAATTCATATCTTTCATCCAAAAAGAATATTTATCTGGATAATCGAAAACAAAAAGCATACCTTCGTCTTCTTTTAAATTTTCTCGGCCAGAGAGACCTTGCTCTCGTGCCGCATCCGTCGTGGCCAAATTAACCCGAATGTTCTGCCCCATTATCTGTATTGCTTTAATATTTCGGTGATCCTTCGGGATTACAAAAAGCAAAATAAAAAAAACAACGGCTAAGACAAAACTAGAAATATTTTTCTTCATAAACTATTTATGATTTCCGTTCCAGCCGAAGAGTTTACCAATGGATTCCGCACTTTCTCGCTTGCGTGCTATTTTAATAGTCCCATCTTGGGCAATTAATTTTGCTGGCGAAGATAGTAAACAGTGGTGCGATGCTAAAGCGTCTTGATAAGCACCCGAGTCCAGTACAGCGAAATACTGCTGCCCCCCGTCTTTGAGCTTCGGTAAAAGAATATAATTCCCCCCAGCCGTGTATTTGTCGTCAGAATCGCAAGACGAGCCTGCCAGCCAGACGCTCTTGAGCGCATTGGTATTGGCATTATTAACCGGAACCACGTGCCATTTCTGATGAATAGCCCAAGTGTCTAACAAATCATTCATAAAGCTTCCGTCAATTACATACCAGCTTTTTGCATTGGCTTTGGGTATCGGCTTTTCTGCGATTACATTATAAATAGTTATCTGGGCTGGCGCTACAATGTATCTACCCCATTCTACTACAAGATTTGGGTGTCTAATACCCGCTCCGTCACTCTTTTTTTTCAAAAGTCTAACAATCTTTTCTGACATTTTTTTTGCACCATAGAATGGTTTCTTCTCATACGGAACTCCGAAACCGCCACCGACGTCCAGCGTATCCACGCTCGGCTGATTTTTGACAAGTTTAATATATAAATTCATCGCTTCCTCGATTGGTTTTATAACACTTGATGCCGTAGTAATCTGCGAACCGATATGGTAATGTAGTAATTTCAAATTTTTCATCCTCGGTAATTCTAAAATTTCTTTAGAGGAAAAACCGAAGCGATCTACTTTTTTATCCCAATGCGTGTCGGCTTTTGTATCTAGATTGACTCTTATCCCAAGTTCACCTTTATATTTAACTAATCTTCTTAACTCATGTTCATCTTCGATAATTGGCATAATAGATAAATTCTTTAAGCGCAACTCTTCAATCAATTCAATATATGCTTCTGTCTTGGGCCCGTTACAAAGAACGCGAAGTTTTGAATGAAACTTTTCTTCTTCCCAAAGTTTTTTGACAAGCCACAACTCATTCACAGAACCAACTTCCATGTGAGCACCTTCTGAAATAAGGGGCATGATAAATTCTTTGTTTTGATTTACTTTCATCGGATAGTGGTAAAAGAATTTACCTCTATATCCTTGAATTTTCATGTAAGCTTGGAAGTAGTCGTGTAAATCTTCCAAGCGCTCTTCTAAAATAAACGGAAAAACTACCTCAACGGGAGAACCGTACTTTTTCACAATATCACTTAAGTTGTAAATATAGTTTCCTTCTCGCACTGTCAACTCTCCATCTTTAGTGATACCAAAGTATTGAGTATTAAACTCATCTACCCCGAGCTTCCAAAATTTTTTCCAATTTTTACCTTGCTTCTTTGGTTTTTTTGATTTTTTCAATTTCGTCTGGACCATTTCAATTGCGGATTAAAGTAAAGTCAGTATAACAATCCTAGAAAAAAACGCAAATCTATTTCAAATATTTACTCAGAAATTCCTTTTTAAACTCAAAAAAGTTGTCATCTAAAATTGATTGCCTGATTTTTTTCACCAAATTTACAATAAAATATAGATTGTGTATTGAGGCAAGAGTGGCAGCGAGCATTTCTTTACCATGAAAAAGGTGTGAAAGGTAAGCGCGGGTGTAACTTGCCCCGCCATGGCGGGGTGAACACACATAACACCCGCAATCCTGATCAACTGCGTTAAAATCATCTTTATATTTTGCATTCATTATATTTATTTTCCCATTTTTAATAAAGAGTGTACCATTTCTGGCATTGCGGGTGGGCGCCACACAATCAAAAAGATCTACGCCGTTCTCAATACCCATAAATAAATCTTCTGGCTCACCAATACCGAGCAAGTGCCGAGGCTTATTCTCAGGCAGAATTTCATTGACCCATTTTACCGCAGTCGACATGTCCTTTTTTGCAAAAGAACCGCCAATACCGAAACCATCAAAATTCATAGAACTGATAGCCTGGGCCGATTTTTTTCTTAAATTCTTATCACGACCACCCTGTATTATCCCAAATAAATAAATTTTATTTTCTTTATTTAATTTATTATGTTCTATCAAACTTCTCTCTGCCCATCGATGCGTTCGTTCTAATGCCTCTTCTTGATACTTAATATCTTCTGTCGGACTTGTGCATTCATCAAAAGCAAAAATTATATCTGCGCCCAAGTTATGTTGAATCTGAATTGATTTCTCGGGAGTAATGTAATGTATAGAACCATCTAAGTGTGATTTAAAAGAAACTCCATCTTGACCAATTTTAGCCAGACGAGGAGCATTAGAGTCGTCAAAACGCTCTGGAATCATAAGAGATGGATCAGTGATCTCGGTAATTTTTGTTATTTTTGAAATCTCTTTACCGTAAGCAGCTCCCAAAGAAAATACCTGGAATCCACCGGAGTCCGTCATCATGGGACCATCCCAATTCATAAATTTATGAATTCCTCCGACGCTCGCTATTAATTCATCACCTGGTTGTAAATATAAATGATAGGTGTTGGCAAGAATCACTTCTGCGCCTGTGTCTATCACTTGCTCCGAGGTGAGAGCTTTAACGGAGGCCTTTGTGCCCACGGGCACAAAGGCTGGAGTATTTATAATTCCGTGTGCAGTTATGAGAACCCCCGCTCGTCCTAAGCTATTTTTCCCGCCCGAGGCGGATCCGCCCTTGGCGGATAATTTTTTTTCTATTTTGAATTCCATAACATAGTGAGAACAAAGTGGGGTTTTTCAGAGACCTGGGAACGCGACGTAAGCTAACATGAGGAATTTTTTAGTAAAAAAATATCCGTGCTCTAAAAACTCTACTTTGCTGAAACTTCTACTTCCACAAACTTTAACTCCTGTATATTCACAGGACTCACGAGCAACGCCTTTTGGAATGGATCTCGTGGATCGGAAATTATTGTTGCCACAACACCTAAAACATGGGGAATAATACCGGGCAAAACCACTTGATCTCTTTTTAATAAGGCAAGATCCCTGGGTAAAATCATTTCAAAATTTCCCCCACCTCGTCCAACTACTTCCATAAAAATATTTTTCTCTGACACCACACCTTGAGTTTTTTCTCCTTTGCTTGAAAACAAAATCACTTTTGAAGAATTTGGATAAGTTTCAGCCACACGCCCCATAGGCACATTACCAAGTGCAAAAACCATTTCTCCTACATGTATTCCCTTGTTTGTTCCAACATCAATAACGAGCGTATCATAGAGACTTTGATTTGGTTTAGACAATATTGCAGCCAAAATCATGGAACTTTTTTCACTTTTCCTACCTAAAATTTCCTTCAGACTAATATTTTCAGTCAAGACAGAATTGTAATTTGACATCATCGTTTTGTCTATGCTCGATTGTATTTTCAGATTTTTATTTTCTAAATAGAGAGAATTTTTGGAAGTAACAAGTGAATTAATATTTCTGAATTTTTCACCTATACTATTCCCTAGAATTAAAACGGGGTAAAAAATTTTATGACTTATAAAAGCCAGGCCGTTAAAAATACTTAATTTAAAATAAAATAGAATAGAAAAAATAATGATAAAAAATAAAGTAGAGAGAAACTTTTTCCTTTTTATCCCGTTAGAAATTATCATAAATAATTTTAATCATATATTTTTTGCTAGTTGAATTTCTAATGAGATTTTTTTATCTAGGAGGTAATTCATTTTGATTCCCGATCAAAACTTCTTGATAAAAAGGAATGTTATCCAAAATCACCCCCGTACCCCTAGCCACTGCCGAAAGCGGATCTTCTACCACATAAACTGGAATTTTAAGCACACGCCCCAAAAGCTCTCCAAGCCTCGGTATTAGCGCCCCGCCACCCGAAAGAGTAATACCCCTATGCATTATGTCTGAAAGAATTTCAGGCGGTATTGTTTCCAACATATCTTTAACACCTTCCACCAATCCTCTAATAGACAATGAGAGAGCTTCGCGTATATCGGCATCGGTTACCGTCACGGCACGAGGCAATCCTGTTAAAAGATCTCGTCCATGGACTTCTGTCTCCATATATTCTCCCGGAACAACAGAACCGATAGCAATCTTTACCATCTCTGCTGTTCTCTCACCAATAAGTATTTTAAACTCATCGCGCATGTAAGTGACAATATCATTATTTAATTTATCACCAGCTATTTTTAAATTTTTAGATTTTACAATTCCACCCAAAGAAATCACTGCGATATCAGTCGTCCCTCCTCCTATGTCTATAACCATTGAACCGACAGGATCTTTGATAGGAAGTCGCACCCCGATAGCGGCCGCCATGGGCTCTTCTACCAACAAAACTTCTCTAGCACCTGCGGAACGCGCTGCATCATATACCGCACGCGTCTCAACATTGGTGGTTCCTGTTGGCACACCAATCAAAACTCTTGGTCGTGCTAACTTTTTAGAAATTTTGTCTGCTTTGTTTATCAAATATGAAAGCATTTCTTCAGTAACTTCAAAATCCGAAATGACACCATCCACAAGCGGACGAATGGCTTTAATGTGTCCTGGGGTACGACCGAGCATTTCTTTGGCCTTTACGCCAACAGCCAGGATTTGATTGGTCTTGATATTGATTGCCACGACTGAAGGCTCATTGATGACAATCCCGTGACCCTTTAAATAGACTAGGGTGTTAGATGTACCCAAATCTATGCCTATGTCATTTGAAATTAATTTATAAAGTTTTTCAAACATTATTTTTTAATATTTTCAATAACTCATTCAATGAAATAATTTTTCCTTTTTCTTCGTTTCTTTTTTTTATTTCCATACCATTTTCTTTTATACTTCTCTCGGAAACAACAACACGATAGGGTATACCCAAAAGATCCGCATCAGCAAATTTCTCTCCAGCAGATATTTCTCTTCTATCATCAAATAAAACTTCAATATTATTTTTTTGTAAATTTTCATAAACTTTTTCAGCTTCTTTCAATACAGCTTCGTCTTCTCCCAAACTAAGTAAATGAACGGCAAATGGTGCAATGGATTCCGGCCAAATTATACCTTTGTCGTCGGAGAGAACTTCCACTACTGTACCCAAAAGACGCCCAAGTCCAATACCATAACAACCCATCAAAATAGTGTGCTTTTCTCCTTTGGGATCAGTATATGTTAAATCAAAGGGCTCCGAATATTTTGTCTTTAAATCAAAAATATTACCAACTTCAATAGCTTTTTGTTCAACCAATTTTTCTTTTTTTAAATTGAGTTGACCTAAAACTTCGTCATTAAAAACTTCTTGATTAATTGCGACACCACTTGCCTCATCAATATAAATTGTGTCTTCACCGACAGGCGTGATAGTCTGAAATTCGTGAGAATATTTTGAGAAAGTTCCACCCGAAGCAAAAGTCATGTAAGTTAAGTGACCAATGCCAGCTTTCTTGAAAATAGTTTTGTAAACATCTTTCATTTTATTATAAAAGTTCTCAAAATCTTCCTTCGATGCATGAAAAGAGTACATATCTTTCATAATAAATTCTCTACCTCGAAGCATTCCCGACTTCGCGCGAATCTCCATTCGAAACTTATTTTGAATTTGATAAATAGCCAAGGGTGAACTTAAGAGAAAATCTTTATAAGACGTTATATAATTTTTTAAAATTGGAACGACAATTTCTTCATGAGTAGGGCCTAAGGCAACTTCCCTACCTGAGGAATCACTTACTTTATATAAATCGTCCATTGTTTCCCACCTACCAGTTTTTTCCCAATTTTCTTTTGGTTGAAAAGAGGACATAAGAATTTCCTGTCCGCCAATAGAATTCATTTCTTCGCGAATTATATTTTCAATTTTTTTAAGCACACGAAACCCTAGAGGTAAATAACTATAAACTCCCGCCATTTCCTTATGAATAAAACCCCCACGAATTAAAAGCTCGGCATTTTTAGACACCTCGTCCGCCGGCGCCTCTTTTCTCGTTTTAGTAAAAAGTTTAGATTGTCTCATACTATTAGTCATACTGGCATCTTACCCGAAAAAAGTCTTTTGGTCAAAGGCGGGAAACTTGAAAAATACTTCTAAAAGATATAAATATAACTGGGTATAATATTTTGACGTCTCTTGGACATTATATAAATAAATTTATATATGCCCCTCGTTAGTCAAAATAAAATTTGCAAAAGGTGCAGCTTTCTGCTATATTATTCTTATGCAAAAAACAGATATGAAGAAAGATGGTGCTGACACAATAGTAGAAAAAATGTTCAAAGTTGGAGCGCATTACGGTTATTCAAAATCAAGGAGACACCCAAGTCTCTCTTCATATATATATGCTACAAAAAACAAGGGGGATATAATAGACCTTGAAAAAACAGCCACTATGCTCGAAAATGCTTTAGAGTTTTTAAAAAACTTAGGAGCTAAGAATGGGGTCGTTCTTTTTGTCGGCACGAAACCTGAAGCAAAAATTGTGGTAAAGGATATGGCAGAATCTCTAAGTATGCCTTATGTAAATGAACGTTGGATTGGGGGCACACTTTCTAATTTTACAGAAATAAAAAAAAGAATTGCTGAACTTGAAAATTATCGTAAAGAGAGTCTTGAGGGCGGACTTGATAAATATACCAAAAAAGAAAGGGTGGTTATGGCAAAGAAAATGGAGAAACTTTCAAGATATTATTCTGGACTGATTGGTTTAAAAAAGACTCCCGATGCATTATTCATCATAGATGCAAGAGCGGAACACATTGCTGCCACAGAAGCCAAGAAATCCGACGTGCCTGTTATTGCTCTCATGAATTCTGATTCAAATATTAAAGGCATCAATTATCCCATAGTCGGTAATGATTCGGGCATACCATCTATTAAATTTTTTGCTACAACAATTTCTAACGCTTACAAAATGGGACAGAATTCTGTACTTGTTAAATAATAAATATGTCTTCCCCAATAACAACTGAGTTAGTGAAGGAACTTAGAGATGCTACTGGCATCTCTGTGATGCAATGTCGAAATGCGCTCGTGGAGGCCGAGGGTGATATTAAAAAAGCCCTTGCTATTTTAAAAAAGACAAGCTCTGATATTGCGCTTAAAAAAGTCAATCGCGAAGTCAAGGACGGCGCAGTAATGATTAAAATAGAGGGGCAAAGAGGTGTTTTGGTTTCCCTGCACTGTGAGACTGACTTTGTGTCTAGAAATAAGGATTTTGTAAATTTACTACAAAATCTCCTAGATAAAACTTTTTCCGAGGGTATCGAAAAAACAAAAGAGGGAGCGAAAGATATGATCGATGTTATAATTCAGAAAACTGGAGAAAATATAGTTTTGGGTGAGGCATATGAAATAAAGGCGGATGTTCTCGGAGGTTATGTACATAACAATAAAATAGCGGTCATAGTAAGTCTAGAAGGTGGCAATACAGAACTTGCGAAAGACATTGCGATGCACATTACTGCAATGAAACCAGAATACATTTCACAGAATGAAATTAGTGATGATAGCAAAAAAACTATTACTGAAATTTTTCAAAAAGAAATCGACAGCATGGATAAACCAGCAGAAATAAAGAAGAGAATGTTGGAAGGGAAAATTAGCACTTATTTTAAGGAGAAGACTCTTACTGACCAACCATTTATAAAAAATACAGATGAAACAGTGGGTAAGCTTTTAGAAAAGTCTAATGTAAAAATAAAAGAAGTGAAACGTTATTCAATATAAATACGGAGCACAGTATAATTTTACTAAAATATATATTTTACTAAATCAAATGTCTATCCTTTTAATTTTATTCTTTACATCATTCTTTGGCATCATTATTATGATTGGGAGGAAATTAGTATTACTACAAAACGGGCAGACCTTGGAGAGAAAAGAAATTTCATTCAAAATTCCACATCTTGAAAAGATTAAACATCTTACAGTAAAAAACATGAAGAAATACGGACATATGAGTCTAGTCACAACATTGCGATTTTATGTACGATCAATGAACCTTTTAAAAAATAAGTATGAAGAAACAAAAATCAAAATAAAAAACTTTAATACCAGAAAAGATTCAAATGGAAACGGAGCGGAGAAAGTTGAAGTTTCCAAATTCCTAAAAATGATTTCCGAGTATAAACACAAAATCAGGGCAATTAAGCAAAAGATACACGAAGAAGAAAATAGTTCGTAAATGTGTTAATGTTTTTGTAGGCTGGCATAGCTGTTTTGGTAGATATGCAATAAATATGGTAAATTAGTTTTTAAAAGTAAATAAATCGCCGGCATAGCTGTTTTGGTAGATATGCAATAAATATGGTAAATTAGTTTTTAAAAGTAAATAAATCGCCGGCATAGCTCAGTTGGTAGAGCAACGCTTTTGTAAAGCGAAGGTCGCGGGTTCGAATCCCTCTGCCGGCTCCAGAATCAAACTCAAAGGCATTTTTGGTGAAGTTTTGGTGGGCATAAAAAATATATTATATCAAAAAGAGAAAGACATTTTTTATTGATATTACTTAGATTCTTTATCTCTATTTGCCCGATAGAAATAATATAGCGCAAGTGGTGCTGCCCAATTAGCGAACCTCTCTATGAAATCCCATATTGGCAAACCTACAAGTGGGCGAACAAGAGCAGTCCAGAAGCCCCAGAATGTCATCCATAGTAAAACAGGTTTCATTGGCTTAGTTAATACTAAAATTGCTAATAGAATATCTACTACTCCTACTACCAACATAAATGTTGTAGCTGTTGCTGTATCAAGTCCAGTCAACTGCTCGGTCCACTTTATCCAATCAGCTTTTCCTAAAACAGCAAATACGCCATGTCCCAAGAACTCTCCAGCCACTCCAATTCTCAAAATCCACTCAAACTTTTTTTCATTTGTCATATATTTTTAATATTATACTATCTAAAATTTACTGGCAAGTCGTTCTTTTATTTTTTCGACCAAATCCTCGATTGTATAGTTTGATTTCACTAAAATAGGTTCTAGCTGATTTTAATAAGGACTCAATAGTTCAGCCTACCCCGTTATGGCAGGGTTTAGGACACAAAATAAAAGTGGCGACACGACGGCCGCCACTTGGGCAGGAAACTCTATGACAAGGCTTCCTTATCCTCCCGGACGCTTTACGACAAAAGCGTCAGGAGTGCGACCACCAGCGC